>Ga0155214_116_pt2 | contig 10805 bp, 14 predicted proteins | sample RifCSPhighO2_02_FD_106182 | JGI IMG/M metagenome (GOLD analysis project Ga0155214, IMG submission 106182) | Candidatus Nomurabacteria bacterium RIFCSPHIGHO2_02_FULL_37_13
ATTGGCGCTTGAACTCGGCATGTCGGAAGAGAATATTGTTGTTCCAGACAATGGTTCAATTATTGAAATTTCTCCCGACGGACAAAAAATAATCAAACGCAAAGAAAAAGCGCCGTCGGGACTGATGATGGTGGACGGCACATCTATTGGAGACGCGCAAGATGTTGTTATTCGTGACCGTGTTATGCTCGCGCAAGATGGTATGTTTGTGGTTATTGCGTTAATAGACCCAAAAACCGGAAAATTAAAAAAATCTCCCGATTTGATTTCCCGTGGATTTGTTTATTTAAAAGAAAATCAGGAACTTTTGCGTCAAGTTAGAATTATTATAAAAAAATCAGTGGAAGACAACTTGGCAAAAATGCCTGCCCGAAATCCTGTCGATTTTGATTATATTAAGGCAAATTTAGGCGAAAATATTTCAAAATTTTTGTATCAAAAAACTGCCAAGAGACCTTTGGTTATTCCCGTTATATTGAGTGTATAATCGCCTTATCGGCGATTTGCCGTAGAGGCGGAAAGAATTATGTTTAGGGATAATCTAAAATTAAAAAATATTTTCTTAATGGGATTTTTATTGTCTTTGCATGTTGCATTAACAACTTATATCAATTCAAGTTTTCTCTCTTCTTTTATCAACGAAAAATCAGTTGGAGTGATTTATATTATAGGATCAATTGTTTCCATATTAGCACTTTTGATAATTCCTAAAATATTTAGAGAAATGGGCGGATATAAATTCTTACTCTCGGTAACTCTACTTAATGCCCTATCTCTCTTGTCGCTTACATTCATAAAAAACGGGTGGGGCGCTATAATTATATTTATTTTTTATTTTGCTCTTAATATATTAATTGTTTTTTCACTGGATGAAATTATAAAAATATTTTCTAAAAATTCTTCAACTGGAAAAGTCCGCGGTATGTATCTTGCTGTAATTAACTCGGCTTGGATAATATCACAGTTAGCATCCAGTAAAATTTTAGAAAAATTTTCTTTCAATACAGTTTACTTTATCTCATTTATAATAATGATGGCGTTTTTTTTAGTATCTTTTTTTAGTCTTAAAAATACTCTGGATCCAAAATATGATAAATCTAAAACTATAAAATATATCAAGGAATTTTTTAAAAATAAAAATTTATTTCGTTCATATGGAATAAATCTTTTGCTTCAATTTTTCTTTTGCTGGATGATCATATACACACCGATATATTTGTATGCACACTTAGGTTTCAGTTGGAGAGAAATCAGCATAATATTTGCTATAATGCTTCTGCCATTTTTGATTGTTCCATTTCCCCTCGGTAAATATTCAGATAAAATTGGTGAAAGAAAAATGCTGATGCTTGGTTTTACCGTAGCTTCATTTGCCACTCTTTTGCTCTTTTTTATTCAAAAACATGAAATTTGGGTATGGGCTCTCATATTATTTATAACTAGAGTCGGCGCTGCAACGATTGAAGTAATGAGCGATGTTTATTTCTTTAGACACATAAAAGCGGAAAACGAACAATTTGTGGAAATATATCGCAGCGTTTCTCCGGTGGCGTATATTATAAGTCCTATAATTGCTTTCATGGCTTTTCTCTTTATTCCATCTTTTAATTTTATATATCTTATTTTAGGAGCAATAATGCTTTATGGAATTTATTTATCCTCCACAATCAGAAAGAGTGATATCTAATTTTGATAAGATAATACAAGTTACTGGTACTTTTTCTTTGTCAAAAAAATTTAAGAATAAGTGTTGTCGTCACGATAAGAAATATCTTTAATTTTATTGCTATTTTTTGTTTGCTCAAAGATAACGCGTATTTTACCTACTCTAACCCTATACATATTTTTACTTCCCTTTAATTTCTTTATATCAAGTATTGAGAAATCTCCTAAAACAATTAAAGTGATAATCTTTTCGATAACTGTGCGAGTTTTCTTGTCTAACCTGTAAAGAAACTTATCAAGTTTATTCATATGCCTTTAGGCGCTTCAAGCTGGCGAGAACTTCTTCAGCCCTTACTCCACTCTTTTGAAATTTAGTAAAATCAACTATCGTTTTCCAAACTCCTTCATCTCCCCACTCATCAACGGGTGTAATATTGAAAATGGGTTTTGACCGACGCACAACAGTAAAAGACTTACCACGAGCAATGGCATTTATATATTTACCCGCATTTTCTCTAAGTTCTTTAAAACCAATTATGTTTGTTTTTGTAGACATATTTAAAGTTTAACTTAAGATAAACTTTCTTGCAAGTACAAATGTGGAAAACTTTTTTAACTATTTTATCTTTTTAGCAAGTGATTTTTATAAGTTTTTTCTTGATAGGCCTTCAAGCGTACTATTTTAACCAAAAGACCTTTATTTTTCGAGTCTTTTTTTAAATTTTTAACATAAGCTTTTTGATCATAACCCAAGGCAATTATATCAGGTTTTTCTTTTATGATATGCGGAATATGATTTTTAATTCCAGACAGAACTGCTTTATCAACCAGCTTGCATTTTTGAACTAAAATTATTCTTTTTTTCTCATTTAAAACCGGATATTTCCCTTTTATTTTTAAAACATTTTTATTTCTAGCTATAGATACAATTAAAAATGGAAATTGCTGTAAATTTCTAGCCTGTTTAAAAAAGTTTAGATGTCCCCTGTGCAATCCATCAAAAGTCCCAAAAACCATTATTCTTGTCCGTTTCTGGTGGATTGTTTTTCTTTTATCCACATATTTCTTTGACATAAAGTAACATAAGTATATACTAAAAGGGTTCATTAAAAAATCATGAAAAGTGATTGGGGAAACTGGTGACCTACCCGAAATGTTGCGCATAATGTTGCAGGCGGGGATTCCAGTACAGTGCCGCTACGGTAAGCCCACGACGTAAAAAATCGGGGACAAGTCCGAATACCAATCATTTTGTGTGTTTCCCGAGCAGGACTAAATTTTCTTTGCCTTCTTTTTTGAAGGACCACAAATTCTGCTCGGCAGAATTTTTTTTGTGCTGACAAGCGAGGAGCATATATAAATTTATTTATATAATGTCCGAGCGAAGTCAAATATAATATTTTATATGTCTAAAAATCACAAAAAACTATATATTGGAATATTTATTATGATAGTTTTTTCTGTTATTGTTATATTTTTTGCATATGTAAAAGAAAAAAAAATAGTTGTTGAAAATATAATTCAAGAATCAACAGTCCTCTCTCTTGAGATAAATAATAAGTCAAAAACTCAAATAGAAAATTCCACGCCATCCCCTGCTTCTACGGAATCCACAGACAAAAATACCGAATCCGCTACCGTGATAGCTGGAAACACGACAGCGTATTTATCATTTCCCCCTAATACAGTTTTTTACGATGCATTGGTGCAGGCAAAAAATCAAGGACAAATAGTCTTTAATGGAAAAAACTACCTAGGGCTTGGGTTTTTTATAACCGATATTGAAACACTTCATTCAGGTGGCGGAAAAGATTTGCTTTATTATGTTAACGGAAAAGAAGCCACCGTCGGCGTTTCCTCTTATACGCTCAAAAATGGCGACATTATTGAGTGGAAATTAGAATAGCGCCACGCTTCAATGGACGATTACGCGGTATGATTTCGTAAAATCACATGAAAAAAATATTTAAAATAAGTTTTGTAGTGCTGGGAATATTTGCGGTTGGAAGTTTTTTTACTAATCAAATTTTTGCAGAAGATATAGTTTTGGAAGAAATTATTGTTGTTCCAGATCCGGTCACTCTTTCAAACATAGCTATTACAAATCCGGCAGACAAAACAGAATACATTGTAGGCGATACGCTGAATATCACTGGTCTCGTGGTAACCGGAACATATAGTGATAATAGTACAAATATTGAAACCATTACAGAAGAAAATATTTCTGATTTTGACAGCACTTTTCCTGCAGTTGGCCAAATTTTAACAATTACTGTCGGCGAACAGACGGCAACTTATACTATAAATATAAATGCCGCAGAAGAAACCGGCGGTGATTCTCCTCTTTTAATTGAAAAAGACATCACTCTTAATTATGGATGTGAGACAGAAGATACCGATGGAGTAATGCATGTTTTTCCCGAAGAAGATTCCCCTAGCGATTATCTTGCAATATGCGCATTGGTTAGCGCGCGCGACGCCGGAGATATTACTGATTTCAAATTAGTTAATTCCAGTTTTGGACTCTATGTACAAAGCGTAAATGACGAGGATCCAAGCGATACGGAATATTGGGCCCTCTGGCTTAATGGCAAATTCGCAAATTGCGGGATTGTATGTCTGCCACTAGTAAAAGGAGACACTCTTTCCTTGATACTTAGCGATTGGATGACCAATACAGAAAGCACGACAATAAAACTCCACGTCATTGACTTGGTGCCACTGCCGCAGGAAGAAGATGGCGACGACACGGGTGGAGGTGGCGGTTCGGAGACTCCAAAACCGGAATTTAACACAGAAAATGCAATAGCTTACCTAAAAAGCGTACAAAAAGAAAATGGTTCATTTGAAGATTCTCTTTTATACACAGATTGGGCAGGAATCGCTTTCGGAGCTTTAAATGTTATTGATAATTCCCGCGACACACTTCTTGCCTATCTTAATTCTCACAATACGCTAAGTTCGCTTGTAACCGACAATGAAAGACGAGCAATAACCCTTCTAGCGCTTGAGCAAGATCCATATTCATTTAACGGCGTAAATTATATTAGTGCTATCATAAGTAGTTTTGACGACACGCAATTTGGTGATACTAATCTCGTCAATGATGACATTTTTGCTCTTATTCCACTTAAAAATTCTGGTTATACTGCGAGTGACGACATTATTATTAAAGATATTGCTTTTTTGATTTCAAAACAAAAAATCAACGGTTCGTGGGAAGAAAGTGTGGACATCACTGCAGCGACAATTCAAGCGCTTAAATCTTTTGAATTGATTGACGGTGTTTCTGAGGCGCTTTTAAAAGCGGCTGATTATCTGGCAGACAAACAAAACAGTGATGGTGGTTGGGGAAATGTTTTTTCTACAAGCTGGGTAATCCAAGCAATGAACACCCTGGGCGCTTCTTGGACGAAAGATAATAAAACTGGGATTGATTACCTGGGCGCGCAACAAGTGATAGACGGCGCAGTTTCCCCCTCGTCAGAAACATTTGCAAATCGCATCTGGGCAACAAGTTACGCAAGCGTAGCCGGTTCAGAAAAATCATGGAACGAAATTATGCAATCGGTTCCAAAACCAGCAATTAAAAATAATTCAAATAATTCTTCGGCGGGCATATTAAAAAAGACTAATTCACAAACACCAACTAATCCCATAGTCTGCCCCCTAGGACATTCGTTCAGCGTTACAACTGGACAGGCTTGTACCACAACTGCTTTAATAGATTCAACAAGCTTACCGCAAACGTTTTTGGCGAATAATAAATTTGATGATAAAAAAAAGTCCGTAGTTTCGCAAATTCAAAAAACAGCAACCCCATCGGACTTGCCAGAAAAGACAAAAACACTGGAAATAATTCCAGAAACACTTATCGCAACAGCCGTGAACACTCTGCCAATTAAAAATACTTCTCAAAATCTTCCCATCGTTCTTGGAACTGTATCTGGACTTATTCTTCTCTATGTTGCTTTTAAATTTTTAATTCCGTAACGGATTTTTAAGCTCAATTATTTTATTTTTTCCATTCTATCATTTTTCCTGCCTTTATCTCTACCTTATCTGCTTTTCGCAATTTTTTTATGTGAGCTTTTGGCATAATATCGTAATGTTTTATTTTATCTAATTTTTTATCTATAAACCATAAGTCGCCTTTCATTACTGCCCAATTTTTCTTAAAAATATTTAAATTAAGCAATTTAGAATATTGACGTAAAGTTTTTTCTCCATTATCTAAGAAATATTCATGAAAATAGGACATCACAAGTTCATGGATATTTTTATAGATTGGCTCACGATACCGCAATACTGCGTGATTGGTCTTAGAAAGCGCTCCCCAAAGACCTCGTATCTTAAACGGCGCGATTACATGGTCAAAATCTTCCCTTGTTGCTTTTAAGTGCAATATATGTGGCATAAAGCCGTGTAGCGACAAGATATATGCTCCCAATAATGCTCCTTCCAGACAATGCGCCCTTTGTGCTCTCAGGGTTAAAATCGGAGATTTTAATGTTTCCCCGTCCTTTTCAAAATTAAATGACAAACTATTCAAAAAATCCTGTGCCTTAGCTGGGGTATTCATTTTGTAAATTAGCGCCTTTTCTTTTTTTGTAAAAGAATTCATATATAAATATTACTCAAACTCCGTCGTCGCTGGAGGCTTGGAAGTCCAGTCGAAAAATACGCGAACAATTTTCGGATGTTTAACAAGTGTACTGGTAATTTCTTCGCAGACCTCTTTTTGTAAATAAAAACCCTTTATCGTCATAAAATCTACAGTCTCCACAGTCCGCACAACTAAAGAATACCCATATACTCGCCCATCCCCCTTTACGCCCACAGTATTCACTCCCAAAAGAGCGACAATTGTTTGGGAAATCTTATCATAGATTTTATGCTTCTCTAATATTTTTTTGACTTCATCGTCTGCCTCACGTACAATTTCTAAAAGTTCAGAAGTTACAGGCACACCAACTACTCGCAGAAAAAGCCCCGGACCGGGAAATGGTTGTCTATTTATCAAAAGCTCATCCAATCCGAATAGACGTGCCATTTCTCTGACTTCAAATTTGAAAAAATCTGATAATGGCATTATTTCTTTAAGGTCCAGATTTAAATTCACGTTATGGTGTGTTTTGATAAGCATTGATTCCCCTCCACTTCCAGATTCAATTAAATCTGTCGCTAAAGTTCCTTGTATCATATGAGTCGCATTATATGACTTTGCTACTTCACGGAAAACTTCGCCATATATTTCTCGGAAAAACATTCTCTTCTCTTCTGCATCTATGGTCATGCTGATTTTTTTAACAAATTTATGTTTATATTCAGTAATTATTTTTAAGTTTATTTTTGCTTTTTGAGCTATTTCTTTTACTTTTTCAATTTCATCCTTACGCATTCCTCCCGTATCTATTAAAAAAGCTTTCAATTGTTTTCCTAAAACTGGCGCAAGTATGGTGGCTAAAGTTGTGGAATCCACTCCGCCCGAAACACCAATAATCGCCACGCCGTTTCCTAATAATTCTCTAGTTTTATTTTGAATTTCGGCAATCACATCTTTTTTAAAATAATCTTGTTTGCAATTACAAATTTTTACCGCAAAATTATTTAAAATAATATTTTCATCTTCTGTTTGCTCAACTTCCGGGTGAAATTGAACAGTATACAATCTCCTATAAATAGCTTCCATCGCTTCAATCACTTGTCCATTCCTGGAGGTGGCAATAACACGAAAACCAGCTGACGCCCGCCTGACTGAGTCTCCATGACTAGACCAAGCATTTATTTTCTTCGGTAATTTTTCAAATAATTTACTTTTCTCTAAAGTTATTTTTACTGGTCCATAAGATTTGCCTTCTTTTGCTTTATGGACAGAATTTTTATCATTGATATATGCGAGCCATTGCATTCCATAACAAATACCCAAAATTGGTATGTTAAGATCCAGTATTTCTTTTGGAATTTCTGGCGCATTTCTATTATAAACACTCGCGCTACCGCCAGAGAGAATTACTCCTTTGGGTTTATTCTTTTTTATCCATTCTAAAGATTTTTGAGGTGAAAGAATCGTTGAATGGAAACTTAAATAACGCAAAGATCGTCTGATGATTTGAGTGTATTGAGAACCTAAATCAATAATTAATATTTGAGTTTTTTTATTCTTATTGTCCAACATAATTTTCAGATTGTAGCACACTGTTTGCTCTCTCCCCTATTTGCTGTCGCCACATTGCGGAATATAAACCCTTGAGCAAAAGAAGCGCATTGTGTGATCCTGATTCAATGATTTTTCCTTTTTCCAATACGTAAATAGTATCCGCATGCATAACGGTAGAAAGACGATGGGCAATGAGAATGGTAATGTGAGAACCGAGCCTTGAAACATTTTTAATAGTTTTATTTATTTCTTCTTCGGTCAGAGAATCAAGAGAAGAGGTGGCTTCATCAAAAATTAAAACATTGGGCCGACGTAAAAGCGCGCGGGCGATGGAAATTCTTTGCTTTTCTCCGCCAGAAGTTTTCACACCCCCTTCTCCGATAACAGTATCCAATCCCTTGCCCCCGCGCGCAAGTAAATTTTGGCATTGCGCTTTATTTAATGCATCTAAACATTCTTCATCAGTGGCATGGGAAGCCACAAAGAGCAGATTCTCGCGAATTGTTCCCGCAAAAAGCTGAGTATCCTGTGTAACAAAACCGATCTGTGAGCGGATTTTCTCCTTATTAATTGACTCAAATGGAATTTTATTATAATAAATATCTCCTTGGGTCGGTCTAAAGAGCCCAACAAGCAATTTCACTAAAGATGTCTTGCCGGACCCGGATGGACCAACGAAAGCGATAGTTTTTCCAGATATAGTATTATAAGAAATATTTTGAAGAGCAAGCTCTCTGTTGTCTTTATATCTGAATGAAACATTTTTAAATTCCAGTTTTTCCACTTTACTGATATGTTTTTCGTTTAGAGCTATCGCTTCTTTGGGCATATTCATTAATTTTTTAAAATTAATAAGCGACGCTTCCGTCTCGCGATAAATGCCTATAACATTGCCAAGTTCCTGCAACGGACCAAAAACAAAAAAAGAATAAATAAACAAAGAGAAGAATTCGCCAAAAGTAATAACTTTAGCGAAAATAAGATAAAGCAAAAAAAATAAAATACTGGTGCGAATAAAATTAATGACTGTCCCCTGCATAAAGCTTAAACTGCGCAAATAGCGAAGTTTTTTCAGTTCCAGCTTTAAAATTTTATCAGTTGTCGTATTGAGCCGTCCTATTTCTTGTTCTGCGAGACCCAGGCTTCTGACCAATTCTATATTGCGAAGCGACTCGGTGGTGGAGCCGGCCAGCGCCGTCGTTTCCGCAACGATAATTTTTTGAATATCTTTTATTTTCTTGGATAATACTAAACTAAGTCCTCCGATAATTGGAACGGTGAGTAAAAATGCCACGGATATGCCCCAATAAATCGAAGTGGCATATATTGCTACAAAAATAAAACCGACAAAGGATACAAATAAAACATTGACCAATGCAGCGATTAATTTTTCGGTATCTTGGCGGGCTTTTTGCAGTTTACCCAAAGTCTCTCCGCTTCGCTCATCTTCCAAAACGCTATACGGCAATGAAAGAGTATGCGCCACTCCATCTCTGTAGAGATCCGCTCCCACGCGCTGGCTGATGCCGTTCAAATAATAATCTTGAAAATTTTTCGCGACTCGAGAGATAAAGGCAACCCCGATAATGGCAAGCAATAATAGACCGACGCCATGAAAGAACTCTGTTTTAGTGTATAAATCCGGTTTAGTGGCATATTCGTCTATGACATACCTAAAAATATAGGGGTCAAGAAAAGAAAAAATCTGATTAATAGTCGCCAGAACTAAAGTTAATATACAAAACTGCCAATATTTCTTTAAATAATTAAAGAAAATTCGCATATTTTTATTCTAAGGTGATATTATTTACGATTATTGGATTGATTGGTCTATCGGCTGTTCCTGTCGGAGTATTTTCAATAGCTGTTACAATATCCATTCCCTTTATCACCTGCCCAAAAACAGTATGTTTTTCATCTAAAAAATTATTAGCAACCACATTGATAAAAAATTGGCTACCGTTGGTATTGGGACCAGAATTTGCCATTGCTATCGTACCCGCATTGTTTTTATTATTCTCATTCTCTTTGCCCAACTCATCGGCAAAACTATATCCTGGACCGCCGGTACCCCAAAGGGCTATCTTGGAATCGTCTTTTGTAAGAGGATCGCCGCTTTGAATCATAAAACCTTTTATGACCCGATGAAATTTAATTCCGTCATAAAAACCTTCTTTGGCAAGCTTTATAAAATTAGCCACCGTGTTTGGAGCTTGTTTATTAAAAAATTCAATTGTTATATCCCCTTTATTTGTGTGTAATATCGCACTCATAGTTTTTTCTTGATTATTTAAATTAATAATATTTTCTTCCTGAGTTTTATATTGCACTAAAAACCAAAAGCCCAAAATAATTACAATAACTACAATTAAAATACTAATATATTTACTCATACCTTCGTTTTTTGATTAATCTTCTTTTTTATAAAAATGAGCGACCAGCACTATGGTAATGAGCGCCAGAAAACTGCTTAGGGCAAGCATCGGAATTGAAATATATCCGCCGAATTCTGAAACTAATTGCTGATAACAAGACACGCCAGAAGCATCGCAGGGAAGATTGCCGGTATTGCCAAAATAATATATAAAGTTTTGATACACGGAAATAACAAAACCGATAGAGAGCATCGGTAAAACATATTTTACTATTTTGCGATCTTTGTGCCAGATGGCCATTCCGAAAATTAAAAATAATGGAAACGTGAATACTCTTTGATACCAACATAGATAACAGGGCACAAAACCAACTATCTCGGAATAAACAAGAGAGAAAAGAGATGCAAATAAAGAAATAATAAAACCTAAGGATAAATAATGCTTATCAATAAAATTTAAAAAAGCATTTTTCTTAGGCCCTATAAAAAGCAGAAACAAAGCGATAACGGAAAAAACCTGTAAAACTATCGCGCCACTGCCCAAAAATAAATTTAAATAATGTACAGAATTGTTCATGGTTATTGCGGTAAGATACAGCTCGTTTT
>Ga0155214_116_pt1 | contig 9938 bp, 10 predicted proteins | sample RifCSPhighO2_02_FD_106182 | JGI IMG/M metagenome (GOLD analysis project Ga0155214, IMG submission 106182) | Candidatus Nomurabacteria bacterium RIFCSPHIGHO2_02_FULL_37_13
TATTGATTAGAATACGTCTGATGCTGATTGTTGATTGTTCTTCTCAATTAAATTTTTGACTTCTTGAGCCTGTTTAATAGCATCATTTCCTTGCTCTAACATATTCTTGCTATTTTTCTGCCCGGTAAATAAATCCGTCCGCACGATAAAAAATATAATAATCACCACGCTGATCAAAAGCATCAAAAGTCCAATATATCCCCCGTTTGCAATTCTTTTATGTTGCATATTTATATTTTTTATAGTCTGACTCCATATTTATATTATAACAATAATACCATTTTTTAACACTACTACAAATTTTGTTTAAGTCAAAGCCCTAAATGAATCTATTATTAGAAGTTTGCTCGGGCTATGATGCCCATTCACAATTCTTACCTTGCTTTTTGGCACTTGGAAATGTCTCGCCACAAGTTCTAATACCCTATTGTTCGCCATATTCCGTTCCGCTTTTTCTCTTACCGAAATTTCAAAATGATCATCAGATTTTTGTTTGAAAGATTCCCTACGCATACCTGCTGTAACTTTTACATGAATGTATTTCACTCGCCTATTCTAACATGACTTCAAATAGGTTATAATCAATTCATGCAATGGATATTTTACCTGCCGGGAATACTTTTTATAATTTCTGGAATACCGCAGATGATTAAACTTCTCAAAACAAAGAGTTCTGAAAATATTAGTATACTTATGTATTTGATTACATTAATCGCGGTTTCTATTGTCGTAGTGGATGCCTATATACACAAGAACAATAGTATATTAGTTTCCAACCTCGCCAGCTTATGCATAGTAAGTGTTAACACTTATTTAATTATTAAATACAGGAAAAAATAATTTACTTTACTCCGCATTTTATTTTCAGCGCACCTAAGTCAGCTTTTGTAAGAGTTTCATTATTGCCTTGATTGAGTTCATACATTATCGCTTTCGGGTCAGTTACATGATCAAGACCCAAAGCGTGGCCAAGCTCGTGAGCCAACACGCGCACGAGCTTGGCTCGACTGCTAAATTCATAAATATCTATTTCTGTATTTAATCCATCACTAGAATATACCCCTTCTTCAAATGACTCACCGCGTGAGACATTGGTCGTATTGTATTTTTCAACAGAAAGATTAAGCGAAGTTACTAAACGGTTCAAGACGACGACAAGCGCGTTGATTTCATCTGCCATATTATTGATGTTTGTTTGCATCGCTTGTAATTCTTTTGACTCAGCATCTAATTCCAAACGCATATCCTGAAGTTTACCGTATTCTTTTTGTGGCGCCCCGCCTTTTTTATTCCAAGATCTTACCTCCATTTCATAAGTTTGCTGTTTTTGATTAAAAGCTTGCATGCGTGTATTAAAAATATTTTTTTCCGTATCATATTCTACCTTTAACGCTGTGAATTTAGATTTGAGCATATCATAAGAAGCTCTGTCGTTTTTTACAACAATACCCAGACTGGCTAATTTGCTTGTCGCCTGTTGACGGTAATCATAGATGAGATTAATTTTTAAAATATCGGATGCGGAATCTGTGGGCGTATAAGTAAAAAGATTTTTTTCAAGGGGTTTCTCCCAAATAGCTTCTGCGTCAATCAGAGCGCTGAGAAAATAGTTTTTAGAAATATTAAATTGCGTATCAAAATTGCCAAGAACATATGGTATCGGCTTTGCGCAAGGAACTTGTTTTATAAAAAATCCAACAAGATTGTGCCAAAGTGGCAGAAGTTCTGCGCGAAGTGGAGAACGAAATTGATACACTATCACCCCCAAGACAAGAAGAGGTAAGAAAATTTTAAAGATTTTTTTCACAATATATAAAGTATATCAAAAAAATAAATTTATGCTAAAATATATAGATGAGTGCAAAACTAATATATTTTGTCCGACATGGGGAAACTGACTTCAACGCTAAAAATCTTAGGCATGGACCGGAAGGGCACTTGATTGAGAAAGGTAGAGATCAAGTATTGGCAACGGCCAAAAGATTCCCAAAAAATAAAGGGTCTCCTCAAGTCATTATCTCCAGTCCATATGATCGCGCTAAAGAAACGGCAGATATTATTGCCAAGGAATTGAAAATGTCAGTGGAATACTGCGATCTTTTAATAGAAAGAAGAAATCCCTCTGAGATAATTGGCCGTTCAGATAAAGAAATAGATGTCAAAGAAATCGTGGACCGCATTGATAAAAGCTTTCATTCTGATAATTTGCGATATTCGGATGAGGAAAATTTTATTGATCTTAAAAAAAGAGCCAAAGAATTGCTAGACTATATTAGATCAAGAAAAGAAAAAAGAATTGTTATGGTTACGCATAGTATTTTTTTGAAAATGGTGGTGTCTTATATGCTCTTGGGAGAAAAACTTACAGCATCTGAATATAATAAATTAAGCTATCTTAATCCGATAAATAACGCCGGTATTGCCATTTGCTCATACAAAGGTTATTGGTTTAAAAAAGACGAATGGAAACTTATCATCTGGAACGATCTCATCCAGACGGAAAATCTCAAAGAAGAATATTAATAAAAAAAAAATTATTTTTCGGTAATAATATATCTATTCAAAATAGCTTCAAAAATTAGAGGCGCCACAATGGTGGCATCAGATTCTATCACAAACATCGGAGTATCTTTGGTCAACTTGTCCCAAGTTATTTTTTCATTCGGAGTAGCGCCGGAATACGAGCCATAAGAAGTGGTGCTGTCGGAAATTTGACAAAAATATCCCCAGGGGCGCACGGGTTTTTTAAGGTCGTATTTTATGGAAGGCACAACGCAAATTGGAAAATCTCCGGAGATGCCTCCGCCAATTTGGAAAAATCCAAGTCCGGGACCATCTTTCGCCTCGCCCGTCGGGCTATGGCTGAGAGAAAGTTCTTGATACTGGTCATACAGATACATCATATATTCCACGCCTGTTTTCATAATCATTGGACTCGCTTCGCCCACTTTGCAGTATCCGGCAAAAATATTTCCAAGCGTTGAATCTTCCCAGCCCGGCACGACGATCGGTAAATTTTTTTTCGCCGCTTCAAGTAACCAGCAGTGTTCCGGATTACCTTCATATTTATCTTTTAATTCATCCAAGAGAAGTATTTTGTAAAAATATTCATGCGGAAAAAAACGTTCACCGTTTTTTTCCGCCTCTTTCCAGTATTTTAAAATTATCGGCTCTACAACGCGAAACGTTTCTTCTTCCGGAATAGAAGTGTCAGTTACTCGGCGCTCTCCCCTGTTTAAAATCGCCTCATCATCTTCTTTGGTGAAATATCGGTAATTTGGATAATCTTTATAACTATTATGCGCAACCAATCTGAAAACCGATTCTTCTAAGTTCGCGCCGGTGCAGGAAATCGCATGAACTTTCCCTTCTTTTATCATCGGCGCCAATGTCACTCCGAGCTGAGCGGAAGACATAGCGCCCCCCATAGCCACAAGCATTTTGCCTCCAGCATCCAGATGCTTCTTAAAAGCCACTGTTGCGTCTTTCATTTGGCGGGCATTGAAGTTATGAAATAATTTTTGAAATAATTCCAGCACTGATATTTGTTTGGAAATTTCTTTTGACATATGCTCATTATACAGAATTTAAAACAAAAAAAGCAAGAAAAAAATGGACCAGCTGGGCTGATGTAAAATACTATTCGCTTATATTTCTATAATTATCTACAGAGCTGACCTGAAATAAAGCTAAATAAATCGCCAATGGCGCAAACAGCCGAAGCGGACATTAAACTGGGTGATTGGAGACTAACAGTTGCCGGTATTCCCACAATCTGGTTGAATCGTATGAGGTCAAGGTTATCTGTCAGGCCATCGCCGTTGATGTCGCAAGTTCTGCTTGGAGGGCAAGATTGAAGGTTCGTCACAATCCGAAGCAGAATAGCCGTGTCGACCGAGGTTAGAACGTTGTCGCCCGAGTAGTCATAGAAGATAGTGTATAGCTTTATTAAATCCAGATTATTCACTGCGCCGTCGTCGTTCACATCGCAGGTCTTCACGGGGCAAGCCTGGAGGTTTACCACCACCCGCAATAAGATGGCAATGTCCTTATCGTCCTGCTTGCCGTCAGCGTTGTAGTCGTAAGGGAAAACAGAAATCGGCGGTAAAGCAGGGATCGCAGATATAATCTCAAAAAGTCCATCGCTTAAATCGCAGGTCGTAGAGCCAGACTGGCAGACTTGTATCGTGTATGCGCCGTCGGGAGCAATACCACCATAATCTGCAATTTTTCCTACAAACCATAAATAAGCTAGACCGTCTACATTCTTATTAATCACATAAATAGGAGTAGGAGGACGTTTGGTGCAAGTCAGACAACCTATTGGTTCTGGTAATAGTTTGATGTCATAAAGATAATAAGCTACACCACAGCTCACCTCATTTGTCGTACATGACAGATTAATTGTGTTATCCTGCCACTTGATTGTTTGCGCTGTTCCCTTTGCCCACGCCTCCTTGCCGTTCGGGGAAAGGACAGTGATTGAATCTGAAGAAGTCACATTCCCCACATTCACGCTCAAACTTGTTTTGGCGCTCTGACCGGCATTGTTTGTCACATAGAATGCTGGCGTGTGATTTCCTGATTGAAAATAAGTATGAGTAAAGGTTGCAGATTGCTGGGGCTCAGCAAGCGGAATACCACTAAGACTTCCCGGATTCCCCGTTTGATCATCCCAGAAAACTGAGTACGAAAGATTCCCTCCATTTCTATCGTAAGCTGTAACCTTCCATGTTCCCTGTTGATTGACATTCAATGATTGAGGACCGCTCACTCCGCTGATGACAACTGATGTAGAGATAGGTATTGGTGGTTGTACTATTCCGCAGCCATAGAGCGCATTCAATTTTGCTCGAGTTAAAGGGCCGACATAGCCGTCTTGCGATAATCCGTATTTCCCTTGGAATTTGACAACTCCAGTGGCCACTTGTTCATCAAAAGTGTTGCTGAAATTGCTGCTGCGCTCCGCCATTAAGCCTTCTTTCACTAAAATAGTCACGAGCGCGCTGACATCATCGCCAGAACCTCTCCAGATGCTTAGATTGTTATTGAGGGTGTGGCAAAAAACTGTAGGAACTGAGACGGTACTACAAGGTTTACCCGTAAACGGGTTAAATAAATAGCCAGTTAAGCATCCAGTGGTGGCAGTCGTATTACAAGGCTGACCAGTGGTAATGCTATATTTAAAAGTTGGCGAGATGCAGCCCGACTCTTCTGTATCATAAGCACTCATCGAAACTACATTAAAATTAAAAAAGCTAAAAGCAAAGACAAAGACAAAAACTAAAGCAAATAATATGTGTTTTTTCATGGTTCTATTATATCACATGACCCTGATTATTATAAAAGAAGAGTCATATTCCTATAGCATAACCCCCCCCTTTGCGTGTTTGGCAAAGCCTTGTGTTGATAAAGATTGAAAAACAAAAAAGCCGGTTAGTTTTTAGATCACCGGCTTCTATGCCCCTATTTTCTCACTTTACTTGCTCCGTTGAGGGATATTCTCAAAGCAAGGACTGTCCTTGTTGATTTGTTTTATTTCCCCATTAGTTGATAGATAAGATTTCTGCATATGCTAGAATTTTATGCAAGCGAAAATAACACAAGAATTATATTAAATGAAAATGTTTTTTAATTTTCTCTTCTCTTAAAATATTTTCTACGGTTAAAACTTCTACGAACTTCCCCAGTCCGAAGAAATCAGTGATGAATATGATTTCATCTTCGCAGGGATAAGGATAAATCCAGGCGGATTTTTGAAATTGAAAGAAATTTAATTCTTTTAAATGATACCGCAAAGCTTCTCTTCCTTTTGTAAATCTCATAGGGATATCAAACATCACCAATCGCCACTTTCCGTCCCATTTTTTAGGCTTCTTAATCTTTATAAGATCAATAGCAAAAGTTCTTAATCTTGTTTTTCCTTTTTTAGTAATTTTTACGACTACTTTTCCATTCTTGTCAGCTACGTATTCTATAAGTTTTTGTCCTTTAATACTATTCACAGCGCTTCGGATTTGTGTTTTTGAATATTTTCTGGAACCTTTAAACATTTTAAATACTTGCACAGCATTGCCCATAACTCCGGCTCCAATTACAAACACTGGAATTGAAGCTAAGACCAATACGCAAAGAGCCACTGTGGCAATTTTCGCCTTGGTAGTGTCAGAATTTAAAAAATCTTTTAATTTTTTTATATATCCTTTTTTGCGCATGTGTACAGAATTATAGCATATGCGGAAATTTTGTACATCAGGAATTATAGTAAAAACAAAAAGAAAATCTGCCACCTTGGATTTCCATAAGTAGCAGATTATACGCCTTATTGCATGAAAGTTGCTAGGGGGCAACGACTATTAACGCTATTCTATTTCTCTGGCCTCATCCAATCTTGTTTTTAAAACCCAAATATGTAATAATATCCATATGAGTTTAATCATACGAATTCTGCCCTATGCGCAAATTATCCTTTCAGTAATATTGGTAATGGCTGTTTTGCTCCAGCAATCGGGCGCAGGAGTAGGAGGAGCACTCGGAGGAGATAGTGGTGGAAGTTTTCATCACACTCGCCGAGGTTTTGAGAAGTTTCTTTTTTACTTGTCTCTTGCTTGTGGAATTCTTTTTGCTTTATTCGCGTTTTTATCTATAATAATAAAAGCTACTTAACTCTTTATCAACATAACTTTTTTCGGTACGGATTTTTTGAAGCTTAAAAAATCCTGAAGTTCTCGGCTCGTCAGCCTCGAAACCCCTTCAAAAATTATGTTTCAAAGAGTTTTATATCTCACAGTTTTATGAAAAATTTCTTTAATCACATACGCAACTTCAAATTGCCCAAAAAATATGAAATAAATTTGGTTTTCTCCTCTTTCTCAAAAAAAGAATGGGTTGTTTTTACTTCATTGTTGGCAGTGTTGTTGTTTAGCACAATATCAATATTAGAAAGCATTAATAAATCTTTTATGGTAAATGTGCCGATGCATGGGGGTTCTATAACTGAGGGTATTGTTGGCACTCCCCGTTTCGTAAATCCAGTTCTGGCAAATTCTACCGCCGATCAAGATTTAGTTGCGCTCATTTATTCAGGCTTAATGAGAAAAAACTCCGATGGAACACTCATTCCTGATTTAGCAGAAAAATATGAAGTATCAGAAAAGGGTTTAATTTATACTTTTACTTTAAAAGATAACCTATACTTTCATAATGGAAAACCCATTACTGTTGACGATGTGCTTTTTACCATCAATAAAGTTAAAGATGAAATTATCAAAAGTCCGCGAAAAGTAAATTGGAATGGTATAAATGTTGAAAAAATAGATGAAAAAACCATTAAATTTAATTTGAAACAGCCATATGCGTCATTTCTGGAAAGTACAACACTGGGCATTATGCCAGCATCTCTATGGAATGGTTCCCCCATAGAACTCAATAATGTGAATACGAATCCTATCGGGTCAGGACCCTATATGATTAAAAATACAAGCAAGCAATCATCCGGAATTATAGATTATTATGAATTGACAGCATTTAAAAAATTTATATTGGGTCAGCCATATATCAAAAATATAACATTGCGTTTTTACTCTAATGAAGATGATTTAACAACAGCGCTTCTGAACGAAGAAGTGAACCAGGTAAGCTCTATCACGCCTTTAAATGCAGAAATTTTAAAAGAAAAAAAATATCAAATAGAGTCTTCAATCCTTCCGCGAATATTCGGACTTTTTTTCAACCAAAATCAAAATCAGCTTTTCGTGAATAAAACCATTATTAAAGCCGTCGATCAAGCGATAGATAAAGATAAAATTGTTCGTGAAGTACTTTTGGGATATGGAGTCGCAATCAACGACCCCATACCACCCAATATGATACAATACCAAAAATTAAATGAACATAACGATATTTCACGCGAAGAAATATTACAAAAAGTACAAAACGACCTAGCTAAGGATGGATGGAAAAAGGGTGCAGATGGATTTTTGGAAAAAATTTCCACCGAGAAAAAAAAGAAAGTAACCACCAAACTAGAGTTTTCCATTTCAACAGGCAATGCTCCCGAACTTGCGCAAACTGCGCAGTTGATAAAAGAGGATTTACTTGCTATCGGCATGAAAGTCGATGTAAAAATTTTTGAAGTTGGCAATCTAAATCAAGGAGTAATTCGTCCGCGTAAATATGATGCCCTGCTTTTTGGCCAAATTATCAACCGTGAATCTGATCTCTTTGCCTTTTGGCATTCTTCGCAAAGAAAAGATCCCGGACTTAATGTCGCCATGTATACTAACGCAAAAGTGGATAAAATTTTAGAGGATGCATTTATCACAATTGATGAAAACTCTAGAATAAAGAAATACGTTCAATTTGAAGATGAAATTAAAAAAGATATGCCAGCAGTTTTTTTGTACAGTCCTAATTTTATATATGTAATATCACAAAAACTTAAAGGATTTTCAATGAATCATATTATCTCCCCGGGAGATCGTTTCTTAAATGTATATTCATGGTATATAGAAACAGAAAATGTTTGGAGAGTATTTACCAATTAAAAAAATAACAAAATAAAAAAAGAATGATGAAAAAAACCAGATTATCTTTTAGTTCTATCAGTATTGAACCCACTCGTCCCCCCGAACGGTCGGGGGCAGACGGACCTGCCCGCAATGCTACGCATAGCGTTGCGGGCGGGGAACACAGGATTCTGGATAAAAAAAGATCAATGAAAAGTTCCACTTACCAATATTCTAAGTTCGGTAAAAGACAAAACAGGAGGTCTAAATCATTTAGTGAAAATAAACAATATAAAAATTTAGATGTTGCGAAAATTCCTCCGCCGGAAAAAGGAGTAATCCGCATCATTCCCTTGGGCGGAACGGAAGAAATCGGCAAAAATATGACTGCGATAGAAATTGGCGATGATATTATTGTAATAGATGCCGGTATGCATTTTTCTAACGAAGAAACACCCGGAGTTGATTATGTCATTCCAAATACAACTTATCTAGAAGAACGGAAGAACAAAATACGCGCGCTTATCATAACACATGGACATTTAGATCATATTGGAGCCGTTCCCATTGTGCTTTCACGCATAGGAAACCCTCCCGTGTATTCTAGAAATCTTTCTATCTTGATGATGAGAAAACGTCAGGCGGAATTCCCGCACTTGCCAAAAGTGAACGAAAATATAGTGGAAAAGGATTCAACCATAACCTGCGGAAAAATAAAAGTTAGGTTTTTTGGGGTGACTCATACAATTCCTGATTCAATGGGCATAATTATAGAAACCGAACATGGATGGATTATTACTCCGGGAGATTATAAATTGGATCAAGTGGATGGCGTAGTCTCGGCAGCAGAAGAAAAAGAATATTCTATTTTTGACAAAGCAAAAATACTTCTTTTAATGACTGATTCCACCAATATTGAAAATGAAGGATTTTCCTTGCCGGAAATAAAAGTGCACCAAGGATTGGAAAATTTAATAAAAAAAATAAATGGCAGAATAGTTATTGCCGCTTTCGCTTCACACATTACTCGCCTCGCGCATGTGGTCAAAGTTGCTGAAGCTTTGGGAAAAAAAATAGCGTTGGATGGACGCTCTATGAAAACGAATATTGAAGTGGCAATAGAAGCTGGACTCTTTCAGCCCAAAAAGGGAACTTTAATATCAATAGAGGAAGCGTCTAATTATCCACCCAATAAAGTTGTAGTGCTGATGACTGGCGCTCAAGGTGAGGAATTTGCGGCATTGAATCGGGCAGCTAACAAATCACATGCAAAATTTTCACTGCATAAAGGAGATACTATAATACTTTCAGCTTCCATTGTGCCGGGTAATGAGAGAGCGGTAGAAAAAATGAAAGATGGCCTGGCGAGACAAGGCGTGCGCATTATAAGTTACCGAACGGCGGGAGAGGATTTTGTACATGCAACCGGAC